>BNJT01001587.1_pt1:0-32500 | contig 1630271 bp, 2602 predicted proteins | sample 8540491 | NCBI WGS metagenome assembly BNJT01 (sample SAMD00202455, study PRJDB9452) | human saliva metagenome | host: Homo sapiens
AAACTACTCCCACCCATCCATAAATATTACTTTTATCCGCAACTTCTTTAGTGAAAATTCATTTCGTGAGTAACTCATTAGCATAGTTAATCCTTCTTCTGAAAGTTCTTTTGATTACATCTAGTACTTCTTTTACCATTTCTGGATCTCAATGCACTAGTAGGTTCATCAAATAGTAATACTTCGTGAGTTAGCTAAGGCTCGTGCAATAGCTACACGTTGTTTTTGTCCTCCTGAAAGACTGTTTGGATAAACATCCTTTTTGTCTTTCTAATCCAACACGTCTTAATAACTCAACTGCCTTTTTTTCTCTATGTTTTCTAGCAGTATCATCACCGAACGTTTTTGAGCAAGTGTAATATTTTCTAATACACTCATATTAGGGAATAGATTAAAAGTTTTGGAAATACCATCCCTACTTTTTCTATATTTATTGATATTTTGTTTTAGTAATATCTTCCCCATTGTATAAGATTTGTCCACTTGTAGGTGTTTCTAATAAAGTTTACACAACGTAATGCTAGTACTTTTTCCACTACCACTTGAACCTAGAAATTGCGATTTTTCTCCCCTTTTTCGACGCTGATATTTACACCTTTTAATACTTCTAATTTTCCGAATTTTTTATGTAAATCTTTTATTTCTAATAACAATTTGTTCACCTACTTCGTTAATTTTTCTCTAAACGTTTTACCAATAGTGATAATATTGATGTAATTATAAAAATATATTGCAGCAGCTACTAAGTATGGACCAAATGTTTTGGTATGTAGCATTCTTTACAGTGTTCGCTGTAAACATGATATCTACTACCCCTACAAAAGTATACTATTGAAGATTCTTTTACCAATGAAATAAACTCATTACCTAATGCAGGTAAACTATTTTTTAGTGCCTGTGGTAAGATGATTAATTTCATAGTTTGGAAAATAGCTAAGTCCTAAAGAACGCCCCTGCTTCCATTTGACCTTTATCAATCGCCAATATTCCGTGAACGAAATATTTCACTTACATATGCTCCTGAGTTAATTGAAAGAGCAATTATCAGCTGACATAAATGGTGTAAACGAAATACCAACTTTCGGTAATGCAAAAGTAGATAATCATAATTTGCACTAATATCGGTGTATTTCTAATTACTTTCTACATATATTGCTGCTATTATATTGAATACTTTAATAGTACTAATTTTTGCTAAACATATTACAATTCCAAGTATTAATCCTACTAGTAAAGCTATAAGTGAAACTTTTTAATGTTGTTACTGTAGCTTCTAAATACGTCGTGTAATAATTTGGAAGAAAATCAAACATTCTATTTTTATACCTCTCTTTTTATTCGCTTTGTGCAGCAATCTTAGCATATTTATCAAGTTCTTTTTCAAAAGCTTTTTTTGTTCTTGAATTTCTTTGATTACTGCGTTAACTTTTTCTAGTAATTCTTTGTTACTATTATCTTTTCCTTTTTTTGAAGGCAATTGCCATACCTGTTGCTTCCGGATCATTTTCTGCAGTGAATTTACTAATTTTTAATATCAGTATATTTATTCATAGCGATTTTTGCAACGTCATCTGGAATTAATACTACATCTATTTTTTATTTTTTTAAGTCTTGTAGTAAACTTGGTACGTCTGTTAAAGCTTGGATATTTCTTTCTCATCCATTTTTAGTTGTTCTTTTGCATAAGTTTCATAAGTTGAACCTTTTTGAACACCAATTTTTGTTTTTAAGGTCAGCTACTGATTTAATTTCTTCACTGTCTTTATTAACAACAAAAATTCCTTTACTTGTGTAATAAATATCTGAGAAATCAACGGCTTTTTTCTTTCCTCTGTTGGGTTAACTCCTGAAATTACCATGTCAACTTTGTTAGCATTTAAAGCTGCGATTAATGAATCAAAAAGCCATTTCTTGAATTTCAACTTGAACACCTAATTTTTTTAGCTACTTGTTCTGCTAAATAAATATCAGCACCCACAACTTTTTATTTCCATTTTCTGTAGTTAAAAACTCATATGGTGGATAGTCTGGTGATACTCCTAAAAACAATTTTTACCTTTTGTCTTTAAGTTCCTGTCGATTTTGTTTTTGTGCTACTGCTTGAGCACGCTGTTAATGTAAATACTGTGATGATTGATGTAATGAATAATAATAATTTTTCATTGTCTTATCTCCTTTTTTTCTTTATTGTATTCATAGAAAAGAACGAATTATAAATAAAAATCTCTTTGTAGCTAATAATATAGCTACAAAGAGACGAAAATTTCGCGGTGCCACTCTTTTTGATATACTAAAAATTTAGAAACATACAGTCCATGGTCTGTATAATTGCACGAGGTAATAAAAAGTCTTTTTCATAGTTTCTAAGAAACTATGAAAAGACGAAAATCAATTCCGCGTTGCCACTTTTCTTGGTATTTAGCATACCCACTCAATCTCTTTAAGGCAGAGTTACCAATTATTTAATAATTGCCTAAAAAAAGTGCGTTCATCTAGAAAAAATTACTAACCTCACACCAACGTTAGCTCGCTAAAAATTTTTTTACCAAATTACTATTCTTTTCTAAGGTTTTATTTTTATTGTTATTTATTTTACACCCTTAGTATTTACTTGTCAAGAGAAAATTTTATTATTTTTTTGATATTTTTTTCAAAATTTTTTTCTTGCGATCAATACACCTATACAACTTAACGTTATTATACATACTATACCTAGGATTAACCATGGTCCTGAACCATATTTTATTGAGGTATCCATTGCTTCAGCTGATTGACCTCTTGCTATCCAATCACTTCTGTATGAATCAGCAAAAAATATTATCGGTATCCATGCACCACATGCACTTCCTATGTTTATCAAACTTAATGCTGCACATTGAGAAATAACATTATTATAACCAAATGTTTTTAATACAAAATCTGCTAAAAAGGCACCAGTAATCGAAGATATCCACCATGGTAAATACGCTCCTCCCATTATTGAAAATATAATCATATGTATAATTATAAAGACAGTAAATATACCAAACTTTTTGTAATTATAGCATATATATACAAAGATTATTCCTGCTAATAATCCCCATATCCCAGGTGATATGCTATGACCAAATACACCTAAGAAGCTTGAGATAACCATTGCTATCATATAAACTACTAATGACAATACTGTTGCCATTCCTAAAAAAATATAATCTTTTGTTTTTTTAATTTCATTTTTTTATTCCTCCATATTTATAAAAAAATATTCTGAACTTCTGATTTACTTTTCATTATCTAAATAAAAATCTTTTTTTATCGTCTTATTATCTAAGTATATTATTCTATTGCATGTTTTTATATAAAACTCTATATCATGTGTAGCTATTATTAGAGCATTTTCTTTTGGATAGATTTTTTAACACACTACTAACCTTTTCCATATTTATGTAATCTAGACCACTAGTCGGTTCATCAAACATCAATAAATTCACATTAGATATTGCAGCTATAGAAATGAGTAACCTTTGTTTTTGCCCTCCTGACAATTCAAAAGGAATTTTTATCTTTAAATTTATTTAATCCCAATTCTTCTAATAGATTATTAATTTTTATCATTCTCAACTCCTTCGTTTCCAAAAACGTATTTCACTTAAAACTGATTCTGTAAAAAAATTGATAATCCATATCTTGCATCACTAAAAAAACGGTTTAACATTTCCTAAAATTTTTTTCCTTTAGTTGGATTCATTATATTGGTAAGCATCCTTAATAATGTTGTTTTCCCTGCACCATTTCTTCCAATCAAACCGATCACATCACCTTTATTTATAGATGTTGAAATTTGCAATAATATATCTCCATAACTTACATTATCAATCTGCAGTAGTAAGTCATTATTTTTTTGAGCTAATATTTTTCTAGCTGTAAATTAAATACATCTAGAGTTCTTAAAGGAAAATCAGTGGTGTTTTTTTCAAATCATCAATTGTTATTTCCTTAATCATACCTTTATTTACAATTAAAACCTTATCTATTAATTTTTTTGAATATAATGTATTCTATGCTCTGCAATAATTATTGTGTAACCTTTATTTTTTTCAGTTTTTTTCAATTAATATTGTTAATTTCTTTGTCATGCGAAAATCTAAGTTAGATGATGGTTCATCTAATATTATTACTCTCGGTATTAATGTTAAACTACACCCAATCGCTATTTTTTTGACGCTCCCCACTAGAAATATACAAAAATATTCTTATCAACAATTTCTTCCAGTTCTAATAATTCAACAACTGCATTATACCTTTTTCATTTCATCTAGAGAAATTCCAAAAATTTTTCCATAGCAAATACAAGTTCACTCGTTGTGTTTGTAGTAAAAAAATGTCCTCTTGGATCTTGGCTGACATAACCAATATCTTTTGCTATATCATATGTTTTTATACTTTCTAAAGAAGTATTATTATAATATATTTTTCCCAGTTAATTCTCCTTCATATAAAGCTGGTATAAGCCCATTCATTAAATGAACAATAGTTGACTTCCCACTTCCGGATACTCCTGTTAATAAAAACACTCACCCTCATTAATTTTTAAAACTCACATTATTTAACACCTTTTTCTTCTGAATTCTTATAAATAAAAAGACACATTTCTAAATTCTAACATTATTTAATGCCCCCTATTAATAGAAATACAAAAATTATAAAGACAATAATTAAGAAAAATATAATCAATTATTCTCATTCTCACATTATAAAATGATGTCCTTTTCATTGGTGACTCTACCCCTTTTTGTCATAGCTGTTGCTGTCATTTCTTCAGCAATAAGATTCATCCTCATTAAAAACTGGGACTAGCCAATACTCTAAAAATTTTTAGCGGTTCTGTAATTTTTTTAAATTAATATTTCTCATCTTTAATGACTCTCTAATCATTCTAATTTTCCAATTTATATGTTGGGAAAAAAATCTTAAAGCTACTGTAATACTTAACATAATTTTTTTGGGTAAATGAATTTGTTCAAATGCGGATAATAATTCATTACTTTTTTTATGTCTTTTACTAAAATATAAGCAATCATCATAACCGGTGTCATTCTGAGGATAATGTAAACTAATGTTCCAAATAAATCTGCAATCCAAAATTATATTACTAATTAATATTAAATATGCTAGTATTGAAAAAGATATATACCAAATTATAAATTTTAATATTTGTAAATAGCGTTTTATATATAGATAAAACTACAATTGCAATCAATAGAGCAAATAGTTTCATAAATTATACCTTTTCCCTAAAAAGATAACTACTGGAAATAAAATGTTTAATATTACCAGCGTTAATGGATTTAACTTTATCATTGTATACTCCTTTACTTTTCTACTTATATTTATTTTATCAATAATAATTATCAATGTCAATTACTGTTGAAATATTTCTTTTTACATTTGTGAATTATTTACAAAAATCTTAATATAATTACCAACAAATTCACAATATTATAAAAAAAGCTCAAGAATATAATATGTTATACCCTTGAACTTTTACTATCTTATTTATTTATTAAATTATATAAAGTTTTTAACATGGATTCCTGTTGCACCTTTTTGGTAAGTACCCTTTCCGGTTTAGATTTGTGTCTCGATAAGCTTCAAAGGTTACAATCAAAAAGCTCCTCTAAAGCAATAAATAACTGTCGAATTGATTCTGCTAATGTTTTTAATAGGTAACCACTCTGATAAAGCAAGAATAGATTGAGTAATTATTAATTCATTTAGAACTCTATCAAACACATAATAAGGAGTTTCCTACCTTCACAGTTCACTAAAAAAATATTATCTCAATGAAAAATTTAAAACGAACAAATCTTGATTGTTAATTTCAAGATTTGTTCGTTTTTAATATAAATTAAATATCTCCCTTTATCATTTTATCAACCAAAAGAAAGCTTCCTTTAATTTATTACTACCGTCTTCTAATATAATTCTTCCATGAGAGAAGATAATTTTATCCGCCCTCCAATTTTCAATTATACTATAACTTTTTAATAGCTTTTTTTCTTAAAAAAAGAAAAAGACAATCGTAAATCTCTAGGCGTTCGTGATTTAGGATATTGATTATCTCCGACTCTAAATAAAAAAATTTATAAAAAAGGGGATTATTTACTTCAATATTTTCTACTAAATCCGTTAATATTAATGTCGAACTTTCTTTATGAAAAAAAGGCAATTTCTTCCATTACTATACTCCCCTTAAATGGAGTATACAGTATTTCTTCTGACCAAATAGGCTGATAGTTAGAAGTAAATGATATGAAGTTTTTCCTTTTTCTTCCACGTTTAGTTTATCACTCACTCCTTTTGCTAACCGGATTTCTGCTTTGGGATAGTGTTTGTACCAGTCTAAAATGTAGCTATAGTGATATTTGTTAGGAGCTACAATATAAGCTATCTCACCTAGTACCTTTATTTTTATCATCTAATCCTCTGTTAAATGCAATTGGAGAGTGTATCCACAACTTATTATTGGACAGCCTAACTATTGTCATTCTTGTTGTAAAAGGAATTTTTAAAAACTTTAAAATTCATTTGTATTTCTGTTCCATCTACAATCCAAATATTTTTTTGTCAAGTTGTTTCAATTCATTAATCGGAGAATATAATTTCAATAATCCTTTCATAGATACCTCCTTCTAAACACCTATTTAAATAACTGTTGAATAAATTTTAGTTCTTTGAATTTCTTTACTGTATATAGAGATAATAAAGTTCTTCATTTCTAAAATTCTAAATATTAAAACATCTCCTTTAAATTACTTTGTTCATCAAAGTAATTTAGTAAAAATTATATTTAAAGTACATTTTATACCCTTGAACTTTTTAATATTTTATTTATTTAATAAATTGTACAATGTTTTTACATGAACTCCTGTTGCACCTTTCGGTAAGTACCCTTCCGGGTTTAGATAGATATGCTGTTCCTGCTATATCTAAGTGAATCCATGGTGTATTATTAGCCACAAAATTTTCTATAAATAAACCTGCAGTAATTGTTCCACCTAAACGACCCCCTGTATTTTTCACGTCGGCCACTGATGAATTATTTAACTTTCTAAAACTATCATCAGCTGGCATTTGCCATACTCTTTCTCCAGCTTCTTTTGCCGCTTCGCTCAGTTCATTATAAAACTCTTGATTATTTGTTACTGCACCTGTGTAGAATTCACCTAATGCTACTAAGCATGCCCCTGTTAATGTAGCTAAGTCTATTACTTTGCTAACTTTTAATTTTTCAGTAGCGTAGTATACTGAATCTGCTAAAGTAATACGCCCTTCTGCATCTGTATTTAATACTTCTACAGTTTTTTTCCTGAAAGTGTTGAAATTACATCACCTGGCTTATAAGAACCACCAGCTATCATGTTTTCACATGCACCAACAACTGCAATTACATTAGTTTTTAATTTTCTAGTCGCAACTAGTTTCATTGTTCCAATTACAGTCCCTGCACCACCCATATCACAGTGCATTATATCCATACTATTAGCTGTAGGTTTAATTGAGTAACCACCTGAATCATAAGTTACACCTTTACCTACTAATCCAACTACTTCGCTTTCCTCTGGATTATTTAAGTATTTCATAACAATAAATCTTGGTTTTCTATCTGATCCACGTCCTACTGCTAATAACCCTTTTAATCCTAACTCTTCACATTGTTTTTTTCATCGTAAACTTCTACTTCAACACCCAATGCTGATAATTCCTTACTAGCAATATTAGCAAGAGTTTCCGGATATAAGTACTCTGCTCTTTCATTTACTAGATCACGTGAGAAGAATACTCCGCTCATAATATCACGAGCTTCATTTACTACCTCTTCTAAATTCTCTAGATTTTTCTTCTGTAGATAAATTAATCGTAATTTCGGAGATTCTTTTCTATCTGATTTATACTTATCAAATTTATAAGTAGCATGTAATGCACCTTCTACTGCCGCATTTACAATTTTTTCAGTTAGAACATTGTTCACCTTAGGTAAAGTTACATACACTTCTGATTCTTTATTTTTTTGTAGTACTTTTTACTAATTTAAAGAATACTTCTCGTACTGCGTCTTCTTCTAATTCTTCTTTTTTTCCTAATCCTAAAAGTATTTCTTTTTTCTCCTTCAAATGGAAGGTTTGCATATACTTCTTTAAATTTTTCCAGAGAATAGTTTTTTTCTTTAGTATATTGTAATAATTTACTATCATAGTTTTTCATCTTCGAATACTGGTGTTACTTTTTACACCTGTACTTTTTATTTGTAAAAAAATTTCATTTCTTTTTACCTCGTACACTGTACGCCCTTCTTATCTTATATTCTCTAGTATTTCTTTTTGCTGTTTCTTTTTGCTTCTAATACCGTATTTTTCTAATGTAGTGCCCTTCTTTGATTTTTCCTATTATATATACATTAGGATATGCTTCCTTTAGATAATTCTCAAACTCATTTATATCTTTATTATACTCTTTGCTACAAAAATCTATAATTATCTCTAATCTTGCTAATATAGTATTTATTAACATTTCCAACTAAACCATGGACTTTTTCGATTTCTTTTTTTCAATTATTTTTTTGATTTCATCATTACTTTTTATCTATTAATTTCTCAACAGCTTCTTCTCTACTAATATATGCTCTAACAATCTGTATTCCACTCATTTTTAATATCGATCCACTTGTTACTAACATATTCTAGTTTTTGTAATATACTCACTCTCTTCTTTTTTGGAAAATAATTTCTCCTATTTCCCTATTTATATGCAAGTCATCTCTTTTTATAAATAAATGTAGCAACAATATTAGATACATACTTCATATTTGAGTAAAAATCATTAATCTTTTCATCATCTTTAAAACCACGGTAAAAAGTTCTTCTGATTTAGTGTGAGTATTATATAGTCATAGTAATAACTACTGCCATTAGAATGAACTAAGTATTTATCGCCCCTTTTTTTCAATTCTCTCAATTTTACGATTCAACTCTAAAAAAATACTTTATCTGAAAAAGTTAGATTCTAGTGTTTCTATAAATGATTTCAATGTGAATTTCAATCTATATTCAGCTCCGACAGTTATATTATCAATAACTTTTCTATTATACATATCTTCTAAAAATTTTTATTGATGTCTTCTTTTTGAATAGTTAGAAATGACAACTCCGGCATTAGGCTTACCATACTTTGCTCTGATACGTCACTACCATAATGACTTGTCAACAATGGTTCTATCAATATATCATAAATTTTTTTCATTTATTATTGTCTTGAAAAAAACTCCTCCACTGTTAATTCTTTGATATCTTCATCTTCCATTGTATTATACATATTGTATAAAATAGACAACTTTTTCTTTAAAAAGTGAATAAATCTGATAAAATTAGTTCTCGTTTATCTAATGGAACACCATAAAAGCATTTTTCTCCGGAAGATATTTTATTCCTTCTTTTGTATAAAAAAACTTTTCTAGTTGCGCCACTTTTTTTATTAGATATCTATGTAATCCTAACTCTATCATTAAATAGAATAAAAACCCCCTGTTCACTAATCGAATTATGCCATCCATAGTCATAGATTTCTTGACCGTATTGAAATTTTTCCGAATTTGTCATTTGAAAACTCTAAATCTCTTTCAATTAGATCAATATTAAACTTCTTTGAGTTTATTCCCGAAAAACTTATCAAGAAAAATAAGCGCAGCTTATCCCGGATAAATCTCCTCCAATTATTGCTATATTTTTTTCATACTTATATCCTTCTATTTTTACTTTTTTTCAATAAATATTCTTGCTATGATATTAGCTACTATCAATGCTCCTACAGTAATTAGTATATTCATTATTTCAAAGTTACTTAAACAAATAGCTATTATTGTCAATATTAATGTTGTTATTAAAAATCACAATAGTTAGTAATTTTTTTAAAACTTCCTACCTTAATACTTTCATCTATTGGTAAAATACTATGCCAAATATTGTTGCTCATTTGTTTATATAAAGGGACTAGTTGAATTATTGTTAAATAACTATACGATATAATCGCTATTGCACTTACATATGTATTTTTTTAAAACTAAAAATTACTAAAACTGCAAGTAACATCAGTCTTAATGCTAGGTAAACTGTATTCTCTTGTCTTAAAAAAATACTCTATAGTAATAGTATTTAAAAGCTATTTTCTTTTGTAAAGTTTTCTTTATTTACCTTTTGGTAATAGCACATCAAAATATTTTTCTTCTAGCAACTTTTTACACCACTTAAAGGTACATCAACAAACATATTAACAAATTTCAAATAGCTTTCCATACGGTGTCTATCATATTCTGCCGCTTCATTCCATTTTTACAACAAACTTCTCTTGATCTTCTGAACTTGCTTTTATTAGTTACATTTTTTTAAAAAAATATAGTATGTACAATATGCTAATGCCACTACGCCAATCATGTCAAATATAAGAATGTACGTATTAACGATGAACACTACTAATATTTGTATAAAGGTTACTACAAACTGTATAATTTTTAATCCATACTAGCTCTGTATAATGAATAACTTGGAAGTATTTTTAGCAAATTGTTTAGTATTATTGTCATTAACAATAAACAGATGCCTAATTTATTAATACTGCCAATTATATTAGTAATCGGTTTTTGTAGCGAAATAAAAGATAATAACTGCAATAATATGAGTAGTAGTAAGACTCATAACAGTTTTTTTGCCCCTATTTTTCTTATAGTACTTTTCTAATGGTAGTAAAAAAATACTGAGTCCGCTTCTTTAATATATGTCTTAATCTTAGTACTTACTACATAATAGCTAAACGCTAACGCTGCTGCTATAAATACTGAATACAATTCAAACTTACTCGCAACAGCTATCCATTTCGAGTAATTTATAAGTGCAGCTCCTAAAACTATAATAAGAAACATTATAAGGTGCGAATTGAAAATGTACTTACTATATGTTAATTTAAGCTCTTGCTCCTTTTTGCGTCTATCTGAAAAATATATATTCTATATTACTCATTGTTATCTCGCACCGTTAATGATAAATAAATTTCATCTAAAGACGCACCTGCCATATTAAATTCGGCTCTCAATTGTTCTAAATTTCCACTCGCTAAGATTTTTCCTTCGTGAATAATAACAAAATTATCACAATACTTCTCAGCAGTAGCGTAATATGAGTAGACATAAGCAAACTTGCCCCATTATCCCTTCTTTCACACATTAGATTAATTAGATCATTAATAGCGAGTGGATCTAATCCTAAAAACGGTTCATCTATAATGTATAAATTCGGTTCAACTAAAAAGGCACAGATAATCATTACCTTTTGCTTCATACCTTTAGAAAAATGAACTGGGAAAAATTTTTTCTTATCACTAAGCTTAAATAATTCAAGCAACTTTTCAGCTCTTTGCCAAGTTTCTTCCATATTCAATCCATAAGCCATCGCTGTTAAATTAACATGTTCTTCTAATGTTAACTCTTCATATAACACTGGAGATTCAGGGATATAACTTATGCTCTTTCTGTATTTTTCATTATCTTTTGTTATCGTTATACCGTTAACTTTTATTTCACCTTCCATAGGTCTAAGTAGTCCTAGTATATGTTTAATAGTCGTACTTTTCCCAGCTCCATTAAGACCTATAAGTGCAGTTATACTTCCTTTAGGTATTTGTATATTTATATCATCAATAATTTTTCTACGATTATATCCTCCACCTAGATTACTAATTTCTAAAAACATTAGTCATTATTTTTTTCTCCTATCTTCAACTTTTTCTAATATTTCATCTATTTGTTGATAAGTATTCTCTATCGTATCACTATTATCTATTGAATAGTCGCCAAGAGCCGCTTTTTTTCTTCCGCACTCATCCGGCTTTTTTTATTCTCCTTAGTGCAACTTCTTTTTGTTAAAGAATTTCTATTCATCAATCTATCCAATTGGACATTTTCATTAATATAGACTACTATTACTCTTTCAACAAGATCCACAAAGTTTGCTTCATATAATAGTGCTATGTCCAAAAAGACGAATTGTTCATCTTTATGTTCATCTTGTAATTTTAAAATTAATTTCTTAATTTTTAGGATGAATAATACTGTTTAGTATTTTTCAAATTATCCTCGTTACCAAAAAAACTAACTTTCCTAATTTTTTTCGCGACTTATTTCATTATTTTTCTATTATTTCGTCCCCAAATTTTTTTCAGCGAGTTTTTCCTTTTACATCTTCACTAGTAAGAGCAATATGACCTAATTTATCTGCATCAATAACCGTATATCCTTTTTTTCTAATAAATAGTTTGATACTGTACTTTTTCCCACATGCTATACTTCCTGTAATTCCAATATTCAAAAATATCATCTCCATTAAACTACTTAAATACAATTTTATCACAAACCACAGTCATTTACCATAGTTTAAAAAGGGGTTTAAATATTATTCAATAAATATAATTTATTATACAAAGAATTTTTCAAATAAATTATTAGTAAAAAGAAAAAAAGATTAACAAGGCTATCCTTGCTAATCTTTTTTTCTTTCTATTTATCTCTATAAGGATGAATATCCATCTCTTCTAATCTTACAAATTTTCTTTTTTTGTTACAATTTTTAAACACTAAATACATTAATACTCCAATAGCTGGACACACTAGATTATATGACATCTGTACAAAACCACCCGTAGCGTAATCAGCAAACAGTTGTAAAATAATAATAGTTGCAAATGAAATTAATGCAATGTAAGACCCTACAACACCTGTTTTTAGCTGTATATGGTAACACTTCTTCTGCTATTTTTACCTTGTTTTTGCGATTGCTTTTTCTTAAGCGAATTTGTGATATTAGTGACACCATCCAAATAATCATTACTATAATACCCACCATAGAAAGTAGCATATAGTAACCACTTGGATTAAGTTTTTCAAAAACAAAACATAATACCATAAATACCGCTGAAAATGTAAGTGATATTACCGGTACTGAGTTACTATTTAATTTCTTAAACACTTTTTGGACCGTAATCATGTGAACTTAATGAGAATAATTGTCTACTAGAAACATACATACCTGAGTTTGCTGCTGATAAAACTGAAGTTAATATTACCGCATTCATTATTACTGCAGCTATTTCTAATCCAATATTTTGGAAGACAATTGTAAATGGTGATGCTGTTACATTTTTCGTATCTAATAATCTTGGATCATTAGCAGATACTATTGAAGAAATTATTACCATTGTAGCAATATAGAATATTAAAATTCTCCGAACACTTGTTTAACAGCTTTTGGCATTGTTTCTTTCGGATTAGGTGATTCACCCGCTGTTACCGCTACAACCTCCGTTCCACCAAATGAAAAATGCTGCAGTAGAAAGAACACCCAAATAACCCTAACACACCAGCACTACTTGTTTTTTTCTCCGTTTTGGATAAAAGTATGAATACCAGCATCACTATTCCCAGTAGCTCCAAAAAAACAATTGCTACTCCAACAATTAAAAATGCAACAACTGTCATTACTTTTATAATTGTTATCCAATATTCTACTTCACCAAATACTTTAACACTAACTAAGTTTAATAAATACAATAATACTAAAAAAATACAATACAAATCGAAAATGTTGAAAAATTGTCTAAAGAATTCCCAATAATGTAGTATTTTTCGATAACGTTATTATGTCAACACTTGCTACTAAAATCCACAGTATCCAGTACAACCAACCTACTCCAAATCCAACACCTGGATCAATAAAACGCGTTGCATAAGCTCCAAACGAACCGGAAACGGGATAAAACGTTGCTAATTCTCCTATTGATGCCATTAAAAAAAGTAAATAATAACTCCAATTAATGCATAAGTTAAGACTGCTCCGTAAGAACCTGCTTTTACTAACTACCGCTCCACTTGCCATAAATAATCCGGTACCTATACATCCACCTATAGCTATCATACTAATATGACGAGCTTGCATTTTTTTCTTTCCATTTTTGATTCTGTCATTTTTTTCATCCTTTCATGATTTATATTTATAAGTATAGATTATACTATATATTTAGTTATTTGTAAATTGTTTTTCTGAAATTTAAATATTATTTTTTTACTTTTTTTCAAATACTTTTTGTATCCTTTTTTTAAGCAAAAATTATATGAAAAAAATTTGTAATTGATACGGTTTATCAATTACAAATTTTTTTATTTTTATGTTCAGAAATATAATATATATATGAAAATAATTATCAAAATATTAATCCCTTACATACAAATATAAATTAATTCTTATCTTTTTTTATAAAAAAATTATTTTTATATTTTTTTCTTAGAACAGACCTTAGAGAAAGCATTTACAGAATTATTCTTTATGATATAATTTTTTTGTATAAAAATATTTTTATTTAAATTAATGTTAGGAGGCATTATTATGACTACTTTTTTTATAACGAAGCTAGGGAATTTGCAAAAAAATATATTGATCCGATTGCAAAAAGAAATCGATGAACAAGAAAGATTTCCTGAAGAAGTATTTAAAGAATTAGGAAAAAGCTGGATACTTTAAACTTATGATTCCTACAGAACTTGGTGGATTAGGTAAAGATATGCAAGAACATGCTGATGCATGTCGTGCTTTCGCTAAATCGAGCGCTACTGTTGGTTTATGTTATATGATGCACAATGTTGCATTAAATTGTATTTTATCTTATGCAGATGATAATCTTAAATCAAAAAAATTTGTAAAGATATCGTAGAAAAATGAAAAAAATTCATGGCACTTGCTTACAGTGAATTAGGTACCGGTACTCACTTCTATATCTCTGATGTAAAAACTGAATTCAAAGATAACTCAGTGATTTTCAATGGACTAAAAAGTATGGTAACATCTGCTGAATTTGCGTCTTATTACTTAGTACTTACTCCTTCTGATGTTGGAGGTGGAATTGATAACTGGGTATTCCCTCTTGGAAGTAAAGGTTTAGAATTCAAGTCATCTACTTGGCATGGTCTAGGAATGAGAGGAAATGTATCTTGTCAAATGGCTATTAACGATGTTGAATTAGATAAGGAACTTCGTATCGGAGAAGCTGGATCAGGTGTTGATCAAGTATTTACTATCGTTGCTACCTACTTCATTACAGGTCTTGCTGCTGTTTATAGTGGACTTTGTGAAGCAATTCTTGATGAAGCTGTTTCTCATACTACTAATAGAAAATATCCAACTGGTAAATCTCTAAGCGAAATCGAAACTGTACAAATTCACCTATCTAAAATTTATAGTCAAACAAATGCTGCTGTTCTAGGAACAAATGAAGCTGCGCGTAGTTTCTTAGCAAAAGAACCTGATATGCTTGCAAAAAAATTTTATCAGCTAGAATTTTTTGCAAGTGAAGCTGCTATCGAATTAGCTCGTCTTGGAATGCGTGTTGGTGGAGGTAAAGCATATAACCGTGTTGGAAATATGGAACGCTATCTAAGAGATGCGTTCGCAAGTCATATTATGGCTCCTAGCGTTGACGTATTAACAATTTGGTTAGGTAAAGCTATTACTGGGCAACAATTACCATAAAAACTATCTTAAAATAATTGTATAAGGGGTGGGCATGTACTTACCCCTTATTTCTAAAATTGAAAATTAATATATAAGAAATGAGGAATATTATTATGACAAAAATTAAAAAGTTGGGGCTGTAATCTATGATCCGAAAGTAACTGTAATTTGGGGAATTATCGCTAAGTTCTTTGAAGATGAAAACTTCCCTATTGAACCCGTTTATTATAAAAGATTACAAAGCGCAAGTTGATGGATTACTAGCACGTGAAATTGATGTTGCATGGAATTCACCTTTAGCATGGTTAGATACGCATTTGCGAACTAAAGGAACTGCTCTTAACGGTTCTATGCGAGATACTGACCGTAATCGTTCTTCATACTTAGTAGTTAAATCTAATAGTGGGCTAAATTCTATTGAAGATTTAAAAGGTAAAATTATTGGTTTTTGGGGCAATTGATTCACCACAAGCTAGATTAATACCAATTAATCATCTACATAAACATAGTTTAGATTTTGATAAAGACTATATTGAAAAACGTTTTTGATATAGGTGTAGGTTTACATGGAGATCACGTTGGTGGTGAACTCGATTCTGCAATTGCACTAAAAAAATGAGGAAGTTAATGCTACGTGGATGTTAGACTTAAACTATAATGCTTGGATAGCAGATGGAACTTTAGACAAAAAAATCAAGTTAAAATACTTTCTAAAACCGATTATTTTGACCACTGTATCTTCTCCGGTCATCCTGAACTCGAAGCAACTCGCTTTGAAAAAAATTTATCGAAGTATTACATAAAAATGGATTACAATAACCCTGAACACAAAGAAATGATGGATATGGAAGGTCTTAAAGAGTGGGTTCCAGGACGTATATCAGGGTTCAAACAATTAACTGAAGCTAACGAATATTTAAACTTCTTTAGAAAATTCCACGGAGAATAATTATGACTAATTCATCATTCTTAGTTTCACTGCTTGGAAGTATGCCAAGAAGTAAGAAACTATTGACTGCAAAACGTAAATTAAATAAAAGGTAATCTTGATATAAGCACTTATCAAGAAATCTTAGATGAAGAAACAAAATATGTAGTTTCTCTTCAAGAAAATAATGATATAGATATTATTACAAGTGGCGAGTTAAATCGTGATAACTATGTTTCATTTATCGCCGAACGCTTAGAAGGTGTTACTATGATGAGTATGGCTGACATGTTTGATTATATAGAAGATAAACAAGGTTTTGAACAAATACTCGAAATACTAGATGTTCCTGCAATTAGCATAAAAAAATGCAATCTGTACTGGAAAAAGTTAAGTATAATAAACCTCTAGTTGCGGATGAAATGATTAAGTTAAAAAAATTAACTACAAAAAAATTAAAGCTACTCTTCCTGGTCCATATTTAATGACTCGTTCCATGTGGCTACCTACTCTATCAAAAACAATATTATGATAGTAAAGATGAGTTAGGAGAAGATGTAATTAAAGTACTAAAAACAAGAAATAGATACTTTATATTCACTTGGAATAGATGTAATTCAATTCGATGAACCAGTGTTAACTGAAGTCGTTTTTTTCTGAAGGAAAAAAACAAGATCATTCATGTGTGCCGCTCTGTCTGAGAAAAAAAGATCCAACAGAAGAATTAAAGTTCGCTACAAAATTAATAAAAATCTGTAATATCTTATGCTAAAGAAAAAGGAATATTAGTTTCTCTTCATGTCTGCAGAGGTAATTGGAGTAGAGATGAAAGTATACTTTTAACAGGACCTTATACTCCTTTATTACCTTTGTTTGAAGAAACATTACCTAATATACTAACATTAGAGTTCTCAACTCCTCGCGCCGGAGAAATTTCATCATTACTTAGTAGCGATTTAATTAAAGAAAAACTGTATCCTTGGTCTCGGTATTATGAACCCTAGAACTGACGAAATTGAATCTCTAGAGAACATCTTAACTCGAGTTGAAGAAGTTCTACGTTTTATTCCTAAAGAACAAATTTGGTTAAATCCTGATTGTGGATTTGCTACATTTTGCTAATAGTACCGTTAGTACCATGGATATTATTGATAAGAAATTAGCACGACTTAATGAAGCAAAAAAATACATTGAGGCAACTATATGACTAATTTATACGAATCAAATAATTATGACCTATCTTTTTAGAGGTGTACTAGCCAATAACGACTTCAAATTATATACTAACAACGATATTATATCTGTAACGAGTGATCTCAGTTTTGATATAAACGCCGATTTTAGAAGCAGCATCAATTTCTTTGCTGCTTCTATCATAGGGGAATAGCTCAAACCTTAATAAGAGAGAGTAAGCAAGCTAATATAGATATAGAAGAACTTGAAGGAAAAATACACCTAAAATTAAAAATCCTCTAACACTATTAAATGTTAAAGGTTATGATTCCGAACCAAAAAAATTGAAAATTGTTTAATCACTTATTATTTATATGCGGACGAAGATGAGGATAATCTTTTAAATTTTTGCAATTCTTCTCTAAATAAATCGTTTATATACAATACACTAAAAAAATGTTATTACCTTTGAAATAAAAATTCATTTTTAATAGATTAAAAAGGAAAAATTGAGATTTCTCAATTTTTCCTTTTTTATTAAATTAAATGTCTCTTCTTGTTCTTCTTCTTGGACGTGGGTACATTTCTTGTTCTACTTCATTTTTTTCCATATCCACTTGTGAATGAGCTAGCTTCTGGTTGAGCTGGACGTTGTGCTAAGATATCTCTTTCTACACTAACTCCATCTTCTTCAAATCCAGTAGCGATAACTGTAACGACGATTTCGTCAGTTTTTTTCCAATTCTTCATTGAAATACTGTACCGAAAATCATGTTTTACTTCATCATCACTAGCTTCTTGAACGATACTTGCAGCTGCTTGAGCTTCAAATAGACTTAGTGATGGTCCTCCAGTGATGTTTAATAATACACCTTTAGCTCCTACGATAGAAGTTTCAAGTAATGGAGATGAAATAGCTTTTTTTAGCTGCTTCGATTGCTCTGTTTTTCACCTGAAGCTACACCGATACCCATTAATGCTGAACCTTGATCAGCCATAATAGCTTTAACATCAGCAAAGTCAAGGTTAACTGTACCGGATACGTTAATTAAATCAGAGATACCTTGAACCCCTTGACGTAATACGTTATCAGCTTCAACGAATGCTTGCATCATTGGTGTAGATTTATCAACGATGTCTAATAATCTGTCGTTAGGAATAACGATAAGCGTATCTACTGCACCTTTTAAGAGAGTTAATCCCTGCTGTAGATTGAACTTGACGTTTTTTTACCTTCAAAAGTTGAATGGACGAGTAACAACACCTACTGTTAGTGCTCCTAGTTCTTTAGCAATACTTGCTACGATTGGAGCTGCACCTGTACCAGTTCCTCCTCCCATACCGAAGTAACGAATACCATATCCGCTCCTGCTAATGCTTCTTCGATTTTTATCTTTTAGTTTCTTCTGCAGCTTTGCGTCCTACTTCAGGTTAGCTCCAGCTCCAAGACCTTTTAGTTAATTTTTTTCACCGATTTGAATTCTTACGTTTGCTTTTAGAGCGTTTTTAACGCTTGAGCATCTGTATTTACCGCGATAAATTCGACGTTTTTGAATTCCACTTTCTACCATTCGGTCAACGGCGTTACCACCACCGCCACCAACACCTACTACTTTAATTACTGCTGATTGATCAAATTCTTCAAACATTATTTTATTTCCTCCTGATTATTATTCGAAAAACGAATTATACATTTTAGTTATTTTATCAAAGAAGTTTTTTTCTCTTCTTTATCTTTTTTTTCTCATCTTCGTAATAAACTTCTTCCTCATGCTCATCTGCATGAATTTCATTTACTACTGGTATTTCAACTTTTGAACTATTTACTGAAATTTCTTCAACTCTGAAACATTTTTCAAAATGTTGTATTTGTATTTTTTTAATTGTTGGTATTTCATCAGTTACTTGATATCCAAATAACGATTCAATTTTGTAACTACTTGTTAGTGTTCCCACTACAACAGATAATTCCGGCGAATTAGCACCGATAATTTTTTTGGAGAACCAATTCTGACATTCATTTTTTTCTTAACATATCTTTTTGCTAACTCTAAAACTCCTGGCATTAATGTAGTTCCTCCTGTTAGAACAACATTACCTTTTACTCTATTTATACCAGCTTTTCTAAGTACATCAAATGATCTCAAAAATTATTTCTTCTACTATTTCTTCAATATAATCCGCTAGTTCTTTTTTTGAGTATACGGTTCTTCATCCGATTCTAAGTTATCTAATTCAATGACTACTTGAGGCGAGGCTAAATCATAAAACGCATGTCCCTGTGTGACTTTAATTTCTTCTGCCCGTTTTCAATGGAACATTTAATACATCAGAGATTGTTCTTGTGATGTCTTCTCCTGCTAGTTCAATTGATTGAGATAATTGAAGTATACCATCCTCAAAATAACTCACCGTAGTAAGACCTGCTCCAATATCAATTATTACTGAGCCGTAATCTTTTTCTTCGTCATTTAGAAGCAATTCTCCTAATGAATGAGATGTACAAAATGTCTCATTACAATCTAATCTTAAGTTTTCTATACTCTTATAGATTGTATGAAGATGGGTTTTAGATGTTAACACTCTATTTCCTGTCACCTCAAAAGCATTATGAACAGTCATACCCTTTTCGGTTTTCTAATATTTTCAATATCATCAAGACGATAGTAATCTGGAATTACTTGAACCACTTCTCTTTCTCGTGGTAATGGTAGTATTTTAGCTTCTTCAATTACTTCTTCGATATCTCTACCATCAATATCGTGTTTTGTATCAAATTTAATTTCCGCTACACTTTTTTTAATATGAGTGTGTATACTTGGAACTGCTACATATAATGATCTTATGTCTTTATTAGCTTCACTTTTTCGCAATATCTATTGCTTTTTTTGAATATCTCTAGATGCTGATTCTACGTCGATGATATTTCCTCGCTTGATAGATGTAGTTTTTAACAACTCCGACACCGAGTATATTCAATTTTTTTCATATACTACATCTGCTATAATCACTTTTTATACTAGATGATCCTAGATCTATTGAAGTATACAATTGTGAACTCAAGTCAAACACTCCTTCCTTTTTAAAAACTTTGTTATTATAATAAAATTGTAAATACACGCATATTTTATTTACACATACTAAATTATAACATAAAATTAATATGAAAAAAACACCAAAAAAATTAAAATTTTATTAAAATATTTTTCAATTTGTAATATAAGTTATAACTTTTTTTAATTTTTATATAATATTTTTAGTAAAAAAAAACATCCCAAAAATAAGAAATTTTCGGATGTTATTCTACTATTCATTTTTTTATTATTATTAGTTGATTGTTGTGTATTCTTTCTATTTTTTTATTAGCTAGAGTTTATTTGTGCATTTGTAGTAGAATTTTTCAGCTTTGTTATTTTTTTCGCTGTTTTTTTTCTTCTACTGTTGTATCTTCTTTATCATTTTTTTCGACTCTTTTTTTTCTTCTTTTTAATCCCTGTCTAGCCAGTAATAATTTAATATTATCTGTTCTTTTTTTCTCAGATTTTCAGCGTTTCTAAATAAACACCATTTATTAAATTTAAAGTCGTATTATTTTTTTATCCTCAATATATTTAGATATTTCTTCGTAGTAATTCAGCTTTTTCTGAAAAACTAGCTCGCAGCGCTTTTACTTTTCTGACCATCTTTCATATAAATGATTACATTGTCACCTTGATCATTTATTATTTCTGATATTTGCAGACGAACCTCAGCTTTTTAAATTATTTAAATTTTTTTATAAATTTCTTCTAATTTAGTGTTATCATCATTGAATTTTTTTCTAAAATCGGTAAAGTTATAATTATTTCTAATCTCTCCAAAATATGATTTACCATTTTTCCATAATTGTTTCAAAACTACCGTCTTCTTTTTTTATTTTTGTGCAATGAACTTATATTCTTCCACTTTTATTTTTAATAGTCGACGGTAACTTAGATTTCTACTTTTACTGATTTTAAAAAAATCTCAAATCTTGATTTTTATATTATTTTTTGAATTTCTTCGTCTTTTTATAGACCATGTTCTTAGATTAGTGTTGATACTCCCAGCATCCATTATTTCTTCATTTGTTATCTGGTTATTACCTTCAATCTGAATGTTTTTTTAGTTTTAGGTAACTACTAAATAATAATGAAATTGTTGCTATTACAATTAAAAAAATAAAGTTACTATAAATACAAATTCTATTCTTTTTTTCTTTTTTTATTTTTTTCTAATGAACTTCGTCTTTTTTTCATTGTTCATTTTTAGACAGTAACTTTTTATTCTTCTTGTTCATAGTTTCTAATCCTCTTGACTAATCTTCTCAAATGTTGCTATAAATTCATCTCCACGATCTTCAAAACATTTTATATTGGTCCCATGATGCACATGCTGGAGATAATAGGACTGTATCCCCAGTTTCAGAAATCTTACTAGCTAAAATAGTTGCGTCATCTACTTTTTATCGCTTTATAACATTTTTATTTTCATAAGAGCTGGCTAGATTATACAATATCTCCTTGCTTTCTCCTACAACAACCATCGCCTTTAATTCTATTAAAATAAGGGATACTAGTTCTTTAAAAATCAATTCCTCTATCTTTTCCGCCACAAACTAAAAATTATATTATTTTTCAAATCCTGATAATGCTGTAGTCGTTGCTACTGGGTTTAGTTGCTTTTAGAATCATTATAGATATTTTAACTCCATTATGTTCTCTCTACATATTGTAATCTGTGTTTTACTCCACTAAAATTATAAAGAACTTCATCGAATTACCATCTCGACTTGCACCCTTTTTAAATATGATATTAACGCTGCATTTATTGCATTTTCTACATTATGCATTCCTGGTAGTGTACATTTTTGTTATATCAAATAATTCCACGTTTTCTATACATAACCATATTATTTTTTTAACAAAAACGTCTGCTTCTTCATTATTTTGTAGTATCATAGAAAAATTACTATCTGAATTTATTTTATTTAAATCATATTTTTTTCTTTTTCTTTTATATTTAATATAAGAAATATCTTCTTTAGTTTGATTTTTTATAAATATTTTCGTTTTTAGCATTTCTATAATTTTTCAATACTGCCATGATAATCTAAATGACCAACACCTAGATTTGTTATAGCTGCAACAGATGGTTTAAAACATTTCGTTCCTTGCTAATTGAAATGATGAAACTTCTGTAACTATTAAAGAATTCGGATGATTATAGGCTACCTCTATCGATGGATATCCGATATTTACCAGCTAAAAAGACATCTTTTATTTGCCGCTTTTTAATATATCAAAAGTCATCTGAGTAGTTGTAGTTTTTACCATTTGTTCCAGTTATTGCTACCATGTCTATATTAAACAACGTATTTAGCTAACTCAATTTCTGTTATAATATCGATATTTTTTTCGATTGCTCTTTTGTAAAAATTCAATTTCATATTTAATTCCCCGGGTTTTTTTACAATCAAAGGTCAATATCTTCAAGTAATTCTAAAGCGGATGTCCTCCATCAATAATTTCTATTCCTAAATCTTTTTAATTCTGCTGATTTGGCATCATTACTTAAATCATCAAATGCGTTCAGAACTACATCATAGTCCTAATTTTTTTAAAGATTTTTTAGCTGTTGAATAACCACTTCGTGCAAAATCCTAATACTAATATTTTTTTATCTTTTTAAATTAATCATTTTAAATAACCCCTATAAAATATCCTATAGCTGATGATATCACTGCTATAGCAACAAAAATATACACAGTTTTTCACCTCACCATATCCTGATAATTCAAAATGATGATGTAATGGTGACATTTTTAAAAAAATTCTTTTTCCTGTTTTTTTAAAATATGCCACTTGAATAATTACTGATAGAGTTTCTAATATATAAACTAAACCAATAAATAAAAAAATACTATTTCTTTATGCAAAATTACTGATATCGCTGCTAAAATTCCTCCTAATGCTAATGAGCCAGTATCACCCATAAATATTTTTTTGCTGGATTTTCTGTTAAATATTTAAAAATCCTATTAGTGCTCCAACTATTGTCAAACAAAATACTAATACAGGAAAATTATTTTTCCTTATATGCTAATAAAGCAAATGTACTAGTTGTGATTATTGTAACACTTGTTGCTAATCCATCTAAAGCCATCTGTTAAATTAACAGCATTAGAAAATCCTGTTTGCCAAAAATACTAAGAAAATCAAATATAGATATGAAATATTAAGTTTATAATCTAATACTGGAATATGTATATAATTTATATCTTTATAGATAAAAGTTACTAATATATAAAATATTACAGAAAATAGATATTTGCAACATTAATTTTTTTCCTTGGTGCTAAGCCCATCATTTTTTCTTTCTTAACCACAATTAGCATATCATCTATATACCCAATTATTGAAAAATGAAATAGTTGTATATATGAATAAAAAATAATACTTCATATTTTTCACTATCTAAGAAACATTGCTATTACTAAGTGAGATTATAATTGAAATAATAAAAGATATGCCACCCATAGTTGGCGTCCCTTTTTTTATGCATATGACTCTGTGGTCCTTCTTCTCTAATTGCTTGTCCCAAATTTTTAGATTCATGTAAATATTTTATTAATCTTGGTAGCATTAAATACTGTCAGAAAAAAATGCTACTACTAATAACGATATAGCAAATATTATATCTGAATTACTCATTTTCGTTCTCCTAACTAAATTTTTATTTTTTTATCTTGTCCCCTTTTTTTCATAACTCTCTGTGCTGGAATTGACTGTTGTTTTGCAATATCCATTTCCTTCAGTTTCAATATCTAAACCAGATAATTTAGCATAATTTCAGCACATCAATTTTTTTGACCAACCTATAAAATTAGGTAATATAATATTTTCCTTAGACACTAATAAAAAAATACTCTTTTCATCTTGTTTTTATTAAATTTCCTACTGATGGATATTGTCCTATAATATTTTTTCACCACTACCTATTGTAATAATATTTTTTTAGTTTTTTTGTTGTAATTTCACTAAGGTAGAATTATAACTTTTTCCCTACAAAAATTATCCATTTGATAACTTTTGTGTTACTTGATCTCGTTAGATTTTTTTAACATTTAAGATAATTTAAGTGTATTTTCTCCATTATAGGTTTAAAATATCTCAGATGCCCCATTTGCATAGCTTTGCTCCAAGGTCTTTTTGATGGTAACTTTCATACCCACATATAATATTACTTGTGGGATCTTTCACTAGGTGCATATCCTATAAATGAGTGCATTACTTTATATGGACTCTTATAGTATGTTCCTGTTTTTAGGATCTACTACCTCTGCTAGTACCCTGTTTTTCCCGGATACACTGTAATTTTCTACAGCATATCTCTTTACCACCTTGAGCCCATGTTCCATTTACAACACCATATAGTTCTTCTTTCATTTATATCCACTGTAGCCCTTTTGATATTGGATTTCCTACTACTGTTCTTTCTGACCTATATTAACATCTTTATCAATCGTTTTTATCATGAACTCTTTGTAAAGAAAATACGGTGCTAACATCTACCATCATTTAAATATTGCTGTTTCCGCTTGAATCATTTGCATTGCTGTTACTGTACTACCTTGACCAAAAAAACTGTTGTAGATGCAGACACTTTGTTATTAAATACTAAATCTCCCTGTCGATTCATTGCCATACAATGAATTTGTACTTTTACCAAAACCGAAACTTTTCTAATCCAGTTTTTTTAATTTTTTTCTGTACCCTAATTCACGTAAACAGTGTTAACATCAAAGTATTTGAGGATTGTTGGAAATCCATGACGTTGAGTAATAGTTCCCCATCCAGTTTTTATTCCAGTCATAAATAGTAGCATCTTCTACTTTGATATGAACCAGATCTATAATATCCATCTGGTTTATAAATATTATTTTCTGTCATTATACGACATTGTGAAAGTTTTTAAATGTTGAACCTGGCTCATATGCTGAGTTATAAAATATATTAGACCAGGCACTCTGCTAAAGTTTCTCTTGAGTATTTCGGATTGAACGCTGGCGTTTGTCCAAGTCCCTAATATTTCTCCAGTTTTTAGGACTCACAGCAATTGCAAAAGCACTTTTCTGGTTCATACTTGTCTTGTATATCTTTTAATGTATTGTCTATAAATCCTTTGAATATTTTTTTATCGATAGTTAAATATATATCTGCACCCGTCAACTGGTTTTATTTCAACTTTAGGAATATTAGAAACAACTTTTCCCCATGCATCTTTTGCATAAGTTATATGACCTTCTTTTTCCTCTTAGATAGTAATCAAAAGTCTTTTTCTACACCTAAACGTCCTGTAATTAAGATCACTATCTGGAGAATTTTTGAGCAAAATCCTAAAGAAAGTTTCCTAACATACTTCCCATTTGGATAATATCTTTTTAGTTGTTGCTATAAATTCGATTCCAGGAAGTTTTTAAATTCTTCTATTTTTTTCTTATCTTCAACACTGATATCTTTTACCAGCAGTTCCCAAATTCTACTTGATATACACCTTGTTTTTACTAAGTATCTCTTTTTATCTTACTCTTTATCTAATTTAATAAACTTTTAGACAATTCATCTGCTGTTTTTATCAATATCAACAACATGACGAGGATTAGTTTCATCCTCTGTAGCTTTATCTGATACTACAGCAACTAGTTTATAAGATTCAATATTGTCTGCTAAAGATATTTACCATTTCTATCATATTTTTTTACCCTCGATTTAGGCTGTAAACTACTATCTATTTTTATATTTTTTTATCTGCCAATTCAGAAAGATTATGTCCCCTTACTGTCCCAATTAGCATCATTTGTCCAATATTTAAGATTAATATCCATACAAAGAAAAAAACAAAAAAATTAGAAAAAAATACAATTTTTTTGTTCTTTCTCTAGAGATATAATCTTTTTCTTTCTAAACTTTTTTTCTATCTTCCAAAAACTTTAAGAGTTAAATATTTTCTTAAAAAAAGTTTTTATCAATTATCTCACTACCTTTATACTATCTTTTTTGAGTTTTCATTCCTACTGTCTCAGCTATTTTTTTAACTCTTTCGTAAGATGATAGATTGTTTATCATAACCTTTTTGTTCATTGTTATTTTTTTGTTTTTTTCTGATATTACTACTATCATTTTTTTGCTGAGCACTTCTTTAGTGAATAAATTCTCCTTTATAGTTTAACATAACTACGTTAGTAAGTAAAATAACTCCTACAAAAATTCCATATAGCTAGTTTTTTCTACAAAAATTAAATTTTACTTTTTTTCTTGTACTTTTCTTACTCCATATTCTCTACTATATACCTTTTAATGTTGCCATTACCTTTTTTCCCTCCCTCTCTATTTTCGTTTGAACTTCTGCTATGCGTAATTTTGCACTTCTAGATCTATTATTTTTCTTCTAATTCAATATCACTTGGATATATTGGTTTTCTTGTAATTACTTTTAATTTAGATAAACTTTCTTCTGGCATTATCTGGAAGATTTTTTTGGGAATATCTTTATTTTCTTTTGCATATGAGTTAAATATTTGTTTACATATTCTATCTTCTAATGAATGGAAAAGTAATAACAGATATTCTTCCTCTACTTTCTACAATTTCTATAGCTTGTTCAAGAGAATCTTCAAAAGACTGATAATTCATTGTTTACTGCAATTCTTATTGCTTGAAATACTCTTTTTGCTGGGATGTCCTCCAGTTCTTCTTTTTAGCTGCAGGGATAGATTCTTTAATTATGTCTACTAATTCAAAAAGTAGTTTCTATTGGTTCTAGTTCTCGTTTTTTTCTCAATATTTCTTGCGATTTGTTTTAGAAAAAGTTTTTTTCTTCTCCATAGCGATAAAATATTTTTAACTAAATCATGATAACTATATTCATTAACTACTTCATAAGCACTAATGTTTTTTAGCATCAGTGTCCATTCTCATGTCTAATCTTGTATCATAATTATAACTAAAACCCTCTTTCAGGTGTATCTAATTGAGGAGATGAGACTCCCTAAATCGTATAATACACCCATCAACTTCATGAAACACTTTTGCTCTGCTAATTTTTTTCTTTTAAATTTATCAAAATTTGATTTTAATAAAGACAACTTTATCACTGTATTTCAGCTAATTTTATTTTTTTGGCATTTTCTAATAGCTACATTGTCTTGGTCAAATGCATATAACTTTTCCATGTTTTTAAAGTGTTTTTAAAATTTCTAAAGCTATGTCCCTGCTCCACCCAAGAGTACAATCTACATAAATACCCATCTTCTTTTATATTTAAGCCTTCTACAGCTTCATTTAATAATACACTATAATGTTTAAACATTTTTCATCCATCCTAAAAATCAAAATCTTCTAATTCTTCTGCTATTTCTTCAACACTAGCTTCACTTTCAACAAGTAAATCTTCCCAGCTGATCTTTTATCCCAAATTTCTATTCTATTAGATAAACCATTTACCACACATTCTTTTGTCTAAAGATGCATGTTCTATTAGTAGCATTTAGGAATATTTATTCTTCCTTGTTTATCTATCTCAACTTCAGTGGCTCCCTGAAAAAGAAGAAACGTTGGAAAGTACGAGCATTTTTTCTTTTAGTAATAGGTAGTGATTTTATCTTACTTTTCCACCTTTTTGCCACTCTTGTAGTGAATAGCCAAATAAACAAGAGTCTAAACCTCTTGTAATAATAAACTTTTTTTCTCCTAAAGTTCATCTCTGAACTTTTATTGGTATACTAAGCCTTCCTTTAGCATCCATTTTATTATTGTATTGACCAATAAACACTACTTCTCACCACCTTACCTTTATAATTTACCACATTTCCCCACTTTTTTTCCACTATTTTTTTAAAAAAAAATAAATTTTTTTGAATATTTTTACTTTATAATAAAACATAAAAAAGCATTTATAAAAAACTTAAAAATTTTATAAATGCTTATCTATTTTCTAATTATAATATTCTCTTTCATTTTCACCATCTAAAAAAGTGGATACTAAGAGATGTATTCTTTCTACAATTCTTAAAGCTTTCGTTTTAATCAACTGTAGTTTCTCGAGTTGACAATAAACTCTGATAAGTCATCTATACTCAAGTTTGATGAGAAAAAAATGTTGGTAAACTTTTTCTGCTTCTCTATGATTAATAATAGGTCCCTAAAACTTTCATCACGAATAAAATTCAGTAATGTTTTCTGCTCCTATATCATCGATGATTAAATATTTCTTCATGTTCTAATTAAATCCAATATATAGATCATAATCTATTATTACTAATTTTAGATTTTAATCTTTCTAATAAATTCAGGATAATATATAAATTGCAGGCTCTTTTCCATTTTCTGTTTAAAGTAATTATAAATACATCCCATTAAATAGGTCTTTTCCCAGTTCCCAGTTGGTCCGTAAATATAAGCACCTTTTGTTGCTTCTATTTACTAGAATATCTTTACAAAGCTCTTTATTATTTCAGTAGCTAACATACCTTTTTCTCTTAGTTTCTTTGATAAGATTTTCAAAAGTATATGTTAAATACTCTGTTAGGATAAATTCTGTTTTTACTCTATTAGAAGTTTTGACTTTCTAGCTTTTATTGTTTATATTCTTCAGTTTCTATATATACAATATTAACTTCTTTCATTTTCATAAACTAACTTTTAGGGTTTATGTTCAATATTTAATCAGAGTATCTTTTAGAAATATAAATATTGATAAAATTTTTCTCAAGATTATTTTCTATATCAGTTTTTTAGTAAAAATTATTTTCTTGAATAAAATTTTAATGATTTCTACATCGTTTTAAGAACTGTTTTTCAGATATAAACTTCTTCATACGATTTCTATCTGTATTTTACTGGATACTATATTTAGATACTTTTTTCATTATACATCCCTCTTATTATTTAATTCTTTTCATCATCTCATTATATGCATCTTCATCTTCTTTTAGTTACAATTCTATCTTCTAGTATATTTTCCATTGAAAATTATTCTTTCTATTTTTGCAAATACTCAGGAAACGGTGCCATATACTTTCCTTAACAGTTGAGTAATTACTTTTGTCTGTTTAACATGTCTTTTCACTATTATTTTTTCTTATAATTACTGATTATTTCTTACATAATCGATAGCATCCCTTTTGCCCCTAATAAAGTTTTTGTACTACTCCAAGTGCTAGCAATCTTTATCTATATAATTTATAGTGTGGAATTGATATCATTACTGACTGATTTATAGAATACTCTAATAAAATATTTAAAAACTCCTGTTGGGAAAATTATACTTTTTCTTTGTAATTTCAGTAATATTTTCTTGCATCTACTAGTAGAAATACTATTCCTTTTTGCTTTGTTAAGATAAGTTATATAAATCTGTATTGTCTACTTCTTTTAATAAACTTTATCTTCTTCTGTTAATTCACTATTATCTTCTTTATACAAATTTTTTTATGTAATCATCTTATCTAATGTTGGAATTTCTTGTTTTCTAACATTTACACATAATTGAACTAAACATAATCTCTTTAACTTATTGATATTTAATACTGATTTCCCACCATTTTCAACATCTCAAACTGATTTTTCTATTGCTTTTGCCATATCTTGAGAGTTCACTCTTATATAGATGAGCTAATCCTAATATATTTTCTTTTTATACTTTTCATCTGATCTACTATCTGACAAATAACTATTTAGCTAAAATAAATAAATTAACTTAGCAAAAATCAAAATAATATTCATCAAAATTTGGCACCTAATCATATCAGAAAACTATAGTCATAAGCTAAAATCATTCAAATTTTTCCAAATTATAAATACATCAGAAAATTTTGCTGTTAATCTCTTCAAAAACTATCTAAAACTAACTTTATCAAAAGAATAATAATTTAATATTTCATTTATATTCACTACTATCCTATAGTATTTTCTAATAATTGAGATAAAACATGGTGTATTTCAAAAAAATCATTAAAAAGTCTAGAGCTTCCTTTAATTTTATAAACATACTGTCCTACACTGTCATTATCAATATAATAAGTTGATAATAATCCAATGCTTCTAATTTTCTTTTCGAGATGAAGTGAAATTTTTCTAGAATCTAAAGCAAAGATTATCAAAAATATCATAATGTAAAAAAAGTTCTTTGATAAATTTCTATCACCTAATATCTTAGTTCCTAAAAAAATTGATATAATTTTACTGCATCACTCCCAATTAAAGGGAAGATACAGTAAATTTAATTCTTGTGATTTTTCTTGCAACATTAAAAATCATTATACACACAATAAAAAGTCTTTAGGAGAAATACTATTTACCATTATTTTTCATCCATTACTTCAATTATTATTTGTGTATATTCTAATGCATATATAAACTCAGGATTAAAATCATATTTAATCTTATCATCATTTTTTTAATGGCGCAAAAAAATGATTTTTACAAGAATAGGATAGATATTGTCTAATAGTAATTTTGCATTATCATTTTCATAAAGAGTACGTAAGAAATTAAAAACTTTTTCTTACACTTGAGATGAACTCCTCTTTCGAAGGCGTACTAACATTTGTATAACTTTCAATTTTTAGTAGCGAAATTTAATATATTCTCTTTATCCTTTTTTTAGCTACAAAAGTACGCAGATCATCAATAAGTTGGTACATATAGTTAAAGAAATTCTCAAAATTTTCAAGGTATTCATTATTAATTATTTTTAGATTCATTTTTTTAATAATAATTGATTAATGTTATAGTCAGTTACAAATAAATATATTTTTATAAAGATCAGAAAACTCAACATCGCTTTAGTTCACAATAATCTCTAACAATATTATTGATACTACTTCCCTCTTTATAAATGTTATATAAAGTATTCAACCAAATAAATTCTTCTAACTGTTTTTTTCATTAATTAGCGTAACAAGATAATTATTGAAACTATAATCTTATCATCTTCAAAAAAATAACAGAAGTTCTTCCTTCTACTCTTGATAATAAAGAATTAAATTCATATTCGACTTCCTCTGAATATTGTTCCTTATCAAAAATCTGGTTTTTAAACTAGCTTTTTATTCTTCTAAACTCATCTAAACTATTATCTAAACTTTCTATTCTTTCTTGATAAACCTCATTATATCCTGGTTTATGAGAATAATAAAAAGTTTCAATAGCTTTATTAAATTCTAAAACTTTTCCTAATATTTTTATATAAGCAACTTTAATGTTTTTATTATTTGATACTTGATTAATTTTTTTGTTAAGGCATTTAATATATCTTTTTTTATTTTCATTAGTTAATACTAGTGTCTTTTTCATCTTCTAGATAAAAACATTCTACTACCTCCTTAAAGTATATTACTATAATATGATACTCTATTTTTTTCAAATAAAAATCAAATTAAGTAATTATTAGTAAAGTTATCAACATTTGAATAAAAAAAATAAAAAAAGACCTTCCAAAAGGAAGGTCACTGTTGCCTAGCAACGTTCTAGTCTCGCAGGGCGTAAACCCAACTACATTCGACGCTAAAGAGCTTAACTTCTGTGTTCGGTATGGGTACAGGTGTGTCCTCTTCGCTATCGCCACCAGACGAAAACTTCATACATCTATTATATCATCATTTATTCCTTTTGTCAACACTTACTCTAAAAGAACTTCACTTGATTAAGTCCTCGACCTATTAGTATTAGTCAGCTGAATGTGTTACCACACTTACACTCCTAACCTATTCTCCTTGTCGTCTTCAAGGGGTCTT